>ENA-OWME01000001-OWME01000001.1-marine-metagenome-genome-assembly--contig:-NODE-1-length-42008-cov-5.121056_pt1 | contig 42008 bp, 41 predicted proteins | sample MGYA00248932_ERZ651124 | MGnify/ENA primary metagenome ERZ651124 (study PRJEB26858, sample SAMN05422230) | marine metagenome | place: Canada:British Columbia, Canada | study: EMG produced TPA metagenomics... | reverse complement strand
TACGCCAAGCTATTTAGGTGAGACTATAGAATACTCAAGCTTGCATGCCTGCAGGTCGACTCTAGAGGATCCCACTGGGATGATGTTTGTGGCGGCGGCGCGGCCGTCGCGCCATGCCTTGCGGCTTGGGCCGTCCACGGTTTTCTGCGTAGCGGTGTAGGCGTGGATGGTGGTCATCAACCCCTCGGCGATGCCGAAGCCCTCCTTGAGCAGTACATGCACGACCGGCGCGAGGCAGTTGGTGGTGCAGGAGGCGTTGGAGACGATGTGGTGGTTGGCTGCGTCGTAAAGATTGTCATTGACGCCCATCACGACGGTGAGGTCCTCGCCCTTGGCCGGCGCGGAGATGATCACTTTTTTTGCCCCAGCGTCGATGTGGCCCTTAGCCTTCTCTGCGGCGGTGAACAGGCCGGTGGACTCGATCACGACATCTACGCCGAGTTCTTTCCACGGCAGGCCGCTTGGCTCGCGAGCACTGACGACTTTGATTTCGGCGCCATCGACGATGATGGTGTCATCCCCGCGATGAGTGACTTCGCCGGGGAAAGAGCCCTGAGTGGAGTCGTATTTTACGAGGTAGGCGAGATTGTCCGCCGGTACGATGTCGCCCACGGCCACAACGTCGATTGCATCGCCGACGAGGCCCTGTTCCACCATTGCACGATAAGCCAATCGGCCGATGCGGCCGAATCCGTTGATTGCTACTTTTACTGCCATAGTTAAATAGAAAAATTTACTTTGATGAGTCCCGGAAATCGGGTCGCGCATTATACCGGCGTTTGCCCCTGCGTCAATGCGATTTTGGAAAAGATCTTGTATTTGGCCGAACTGATGGGTTTATCCCTAATCAGTGGGGAGGATTGAGATTATTACTTTAGCGAGCAAATGGCGGTTTTAGAACTCTTGGTATTGACGGCATTGATAGAGTAGATTGTTTCGGGCTTTTAATGGTTTTCAGTTCTGGAACATCTGTAAAGCGCACTCTAATTAGCCCAAGTAGTTGAAAATGCTTGTCATAAGCTCCACCAAGTAAAGTTCTCGAGGAAAACACGTGTTCACGTGTGTTAGCTCGATAGGCCACTAGGGAGACCTTGGTTACCGAAAAGTTGTTCTGCTTTTTGAAAAACGCCAATTCAGGAAGTGCTACTGGAGCCCCAGAAATTGGATTGGGGATTGCTTGGTCTTCAGCAATACCAAAAGTAACCGCAGCGGTATCAAGCGAACTGGCCCCGCTTCGAACCTCAATGATCATCTCTGCATGATCGACCTCATCAACCACCAGCACGCCATTGGAGAAGAGAAGGTCACGGAGGGAGCCGATCATATATTCCTGATCGATCGTTTTGAGGTATTTCTCCGATAAGTATACCTTGATCCCTTGTAGGCGGCGGATGGCCTCCATATCCAATTCTGAGAGAGCTCGGTCGATCGCAGTGCTGAGCAGCAATTGCTCGCCGACACTCCGCGCCGGTTCGGTCATCCGCTGTTTGTTGACGCAGCCCGACGCTAAGCCGGCTAGTAATGCCAGCGTAAGTGTGAGCGGCCGTGTGAGTATCCGGGGGATTCGCATTAAAAATGTCAGTCGTTGGCTTTGTCGTGCAGGATCGCCGCCTCGAGGCCGAGGATGTACGAGCCCGCGCCGAAGCCGTTGATGCTGCCAATGCAGGACTGGGCGATGATCGATGTCTGTCGGTACGACTCGCGGGCGTGGACATTCGTCAGGTGAATCTCGATCGCCTTCACTCCCGCGCCGACGATGGCGTCCTTGAGCGCGATGCTCGTGTGCGTGTACGCCGCCGCGTTGAGGATCACGTAGTCGTAGTCGCCGACCGACTGCTGCACCTGCGTCACCAATTCGCCCTCGTGGTTGGATTGGTGAAACACCACCTCGATGCCATGCCGGTCGCTGTGTTCACGAACCATATCCTCAATGTCCGACAGCTTCATGCTGCCGTAAATCTCCGGTTCGCGTTGGCCCAGCAGGTTTAGGTTGGGGCCGTTGAGGAACAGTACCTTCATGTCCGCGCAGATTATTATTCAGCCGCCGCGCTTTTGTCGAACTGATTTGTCGGTGCGGCCAACAACCAGCCCAGCATCAGCCAAGCCGGCCAAACCAGCGCCGGGATGTACAGCCCGAACTCGACAAACCCTTGCAGCGCCCACGCCAACAGGCCAAGCCGCACGGCGATGAGCACCGGATCGTTCAGCCGCCGTCGGGCTAGCACCCACGCCGCTCCACCGATGAACGTCGCGTACAGCGCAAACCCGGGCCAGCCGGAGTCGCTCGCCTGCTGCAAATAGTCGTTGTGCGTCAGCCGTGTCGGCTCGGCCCCGGGCGCGCGATGCCGCTTGTACGCGATTTGAAACGTCCCCGGCCCGGTGCCCAGCAGCGGCTCATTCATCGCCGTCTGCACGGCGGCGCTCCAGTAGCCGAACCGTGCCCCGACACTCGTCGCGCCCCGGTCAAAATAATCGGCGTACTTCACGGCGAACCCGGCCAAGCCCAGCACCATTGCCACGCCGGCCAAGCTCAACTTCAGTTTTTTTGGCACCGGCAAATGCAGAAACCAAGCGCCGAGCAGCGCGATCGCAATCAGCCAACCCGCCTTCGAGCCGGACCAATACAGGCAGGTCAAGCCGACCGCCGCCAAGCCAAGCGCGAGCACTGTGCGGGGCAACCGCCAGCGCCCTTGGCCAAGCACCAACGCGAGCGACACCGGCAGCAAAAGCAGGATCACCCCGGCCAGCGCGTTCGGATAAAACATGTGCCCGTAAAGCCGCGTGCTGTACATGCGCTTGACCAGCTCGATCGGAAGCTGACGCATTTTGGCCGCCGTTCCAGGAGGCAGGGTGACGATCTGTTTTTCGATTTCCGGCGGGATGGTTTTGCCCGCGTCCCGCGCCTTGGCCGGCAGCGTTGCTGGGTCAAGTTTGCCGGACTCGATTTGTTCGATGATGTTGTTGCGCGTTTGCTCGAGTCCACCGAATTTTTCGATGCACGCATCCGCGAGGTTCAGCATCAAGCCAAGCGTCGCCCCCCAAAGCGCCAGCTTGGCCAGGCGCATCCGGCCCAGCACAAACAGCCCTAAATAAAACGCCGCAAGGCACGACGCAAAATGGATCACCGTTGCCCGCGACATCGCCTCGTTTTCCGTCTGCAAAAACGACAGCAACTGCCACCCCAACCAAGCGGCCGGCAGCCAAACAATCCACTTGGGCACTCCCGGCGGTAAACTCAATTTCGGTTTGGCCAAGCGCGAAAAACCGAGTACGCACGCCAGCCCAAGCACGGCGAGGATGCCCAGATACGGGCGGACGTTCGATGGGCTTTCGCCGCCCAAAAGCACGCTCTTGGGCGGGTGCAGATAATCGAGAATGACCGGGTTGCCGAAGAGGAACAGCGCGGTGAAAAGCCAGACGCCGGTGAGGATCAAAAAGACGCGATCCTTTTGCCCTGGAGTGTCGGCGAGCATCGGGGCCGGTCAGAGTTTGAGCTTGAGCAGGCCAACCTCGAGCGCGAGAGCCTCCTGCACGTTCGTCGTCTCGAGCAGTCGCTGCGTCGCCTCGATCGATTGCAGGTTCTCGAGTGCCTGCTCCGAGGACAACCGCTGGCTGACGGTCTCCGAAGTGTCGGCCCAATCCTGAAAATGCAGCAGCTCCCGGCCCTGCCGGAGTGCCGCCAGCCAAACATCGCGCAGCCACCACTGGAGCCCGGTCAAAAACTGCCCGCGCTGTCGCCGGTACTCGGCCTCGATCGACGCCTTAAGTTCCTCCTTCAATTTCTCTCGGAGCGTCGGCTCGATGTCGGCGTACAGGTTCAGCGCCGATGCTGCCTCCTGGGTTTCCTCGATGGTGCTGCGCTTGGCCGCCAAGTGCTCCATCAACTTGCCGAGCAACCGGTAACGGCCCATGAGTCCCTCGCCGGTTTCGGCGCTCATGCCGACGAACGACTTCAGCCAAGCCGCGTCGCTCGCCTCGAGTTGTACGTCGGCCTCTCCCCCGAAGTTGACCTGCATGCAACGGGAGCGAACCGTTTCCCCGAGTCGATCCGGGTGAACCGTCAGCAGGATGAAAACCGTTCGCTCTGGCGGTTCTTCCAGCGTCTTGAGAAAGGCATTGAATGTGGGGCCGGGCATGCGGTCGGTGCCGGTGATGATCGCCACCTTATAGCGTCCCTCGGTTGGCTTGAGCGATACCTTGCGCGTGAGGTTGCGGATTTGCTCGATGCTGATGATGCGAGATTTTTTCTCCGGTCGGACAAAGTCGAGGTCGGGAAAGTTGCCCGAATCGACCTTGCGGCAGGCGATGCAGTCGCCGCACGGCTCGAGTGGGATGCCGGTTTCGCCGGTCGCGGGCGGGGATTGGCAGTTGAGCGTCCGCGCCAACTCGGTCGCGTGAGACTCGAGCGACTCGATCGTGCCGCCAACGAACAAATACGCGTGGCCAAGCCGGCCGTTGGCCAAGCTGCGCCGGAGCAGATCGGTGGCTTGGCTGGCGGTCATTTGCGATGCGTCGGGCACGGGCGTTTTATATGGCCTGCGCTTGGCCAAGGCGATTCCGGAATTCATTTTTGAGCCGCTTGGCCAAGCGCGTTTCTTGCCTCGGACGCGCTTGCTTGGCATGCTGCCCGCGCATGAATCGCATTGAAGAACGGTTTCAACGCCTCAGGCAGGAGGGGCAAAAGGGATTTGTGGTGTACATCGGCGCGGGCGACCCCGACCTCGACGCGACGCATGATCTGGCGTTGGCGTTCGACGAGATCGGGGTGGACGTGCTGGAACTCGGCGTGCCATTCAGCGATCCGCTGGCCGACGGCTTGGTCAACCAGCTCGCGGCGCAGCGCGGGCTCGACTCCGGCACCACGCCGGGGAAATTACTACAGACCGTTTCGCGAATCCGCGAGTCGTCCGGCATCCCGATCGTCCTCTACGTCTATTTCAACCTGCTGCACAAGTGGGGACTCACCGAGTTCGTGCAAGCCGCCGCAGATGCCGGCGTCGATGGGTTGCTCGTGCTCGATCTTCCGCCGGAAGAGTCGGGGGGGTACGAGTCGCTGATGGCTGCCGCCGGCCTGTGCCCGATCTATCTCGTCGCGCCGACCACGCCGTTGGACCGGGTCGAATTGATCGTCAAGCGCGGCAAAGGCTTCATTTATTACGTGTCGCGCGAGGGCGTCACCGGCATGCAGCAAACCGTCTCCGATACCATCGGGCCGATGACCCAAATTATTCGCCAGCACACCGACATCCCAATCGCCGTCGGTTTCGGCATCTCGAACCCGGAACAGGCAGCCGAGGTCGCGCGGAACGCAGAGGCGGTCGTTGTCGGCAGCGCGATCGTCAACCAAATCGCCGACAAAGGCCAAGCCACCGACCTCGTGCCAACTGTCAAGGCCTTCACGGCAAACCTCATCAACGGCATCCGCTAATTTATCCCGTAAATGCAACGCAAGGATCGCTACATTATCATCATGGCCGGTGGCCGCGGCGAACGCTTTTGGCCGGTCAGCCGCGAGCGCAAGCCCAAGCAGCTTATCACCCTGTTGGGAGATCGCTCGTTTCTCCAGCAGACGGTTGACCGCGTGAAGCCGGTCGCGCCTCTCGAGAACATTTTCATCATCACCAACACCGTTCAGGCCGCCGCCGTTCGGCGGCAGTTGCCCGAATTGCCCAAGCGCAACATCATTGGTGAGCCGTGCGGTCGCGACACTTGCGCTGCGGTGGCGTTGGGTGCTGCGCTGGTCGGCGCCCGATCCGGGAACGGTGTGATGGCCGTGCTGCCGGCCGACCATGTTATTCCCAATGAGAACAAGTTTCGCCGCGTGCTGATCGACTCGATGGCCTTGGCCAAGCGCGAGCCAGCACTTGTCACCATAGGCATCCAGCCGCACGAGCCGGCTACCGGCTACGGTTACATTCAGGTTGGCAACAAGTTGACCAAGTTCTCAGCCAAGTCGCTCAAGTCCACTTTCTTCACCGCCAAAAAGTTTGTCGAAAAGCCGAATCTCGCCACGGCCAAGCGCTACCTCAAGAGTGGCAACTACCGCTGGAACGCCGGGATGTTCATCTGGTCATACGAAACCATCGCCGCTGAGTTGTGCCGACAACAACCGAAGCTGTTCGCCGCGGCTGAGAAATGGCGGGGCATCCGCGGCTTGGCCAATCTCAATGCTGCCCTGGCCGGGGACTATCCCAAGCTGGAAAAGATTTCCGTCGATTACGCCATCATGGAGAACGCGCGGAACATCGTCTGTGCGGACGGCGTCTTCGGCTGGGACGACCTCGGCTCATGGCCGGCCTTGGCGCGGCATCTTAAGCCGGACGTCGCTGGAAACTGCGCTGTCGGCGACCTCGTGCAGGTCGACTCCGCGAACAATGTCGTGTTCGACGCCCGTACGCGAAATCGCGCGCCGATTGCGTTGGTGGGTATCAGTGAAATGATCGTTGTGCAGACTGATGATGCCACGCTGGTCGCCCACAAGTCCGAGTCGCAAAAAATAAAACAAATCGTCGCCCACCTGGCCAAGGCCAAGCGTTTCACTCACTTGGTTTGAATCACACCCAGAATCCGACAAGATGATTTCCACGCTGCATTTCGATAACGCCCGGATCGCCCAGCAGCTTTTCAACAACAACCCAAAAAATCTGCAGATACTCGAAGCGCGGCTCGGTGTCAAGGCGACCAATCGCGACGGCTGGATCAAGCTCGACGGCGACGAGGCCGACGTGGCGAGGGCTACGGGGTTGTTCCAGTCGCTCGAGACCGCGCTCAAGGCCGGGGTGGCAATTCGCAACCGCGATTTCAGCTATGCGCTGAACACCGTGCTGAGCGACGGGCCGGAGGCGCTGGACGGGCTGTACTCGATCATGCTGCAGACCTCGGCGCGCAAACCGGTGGTTCACCCCAAGACACTTGGGCAGAAACGCTACGTCGAGGCGATCCAAAAGCACGATGTCACTTTCGGTGCCGGCCCGGCCGGCACGGGCAAGACGTTTCTTGCAATGGCGATGGCTATCATGTCGTTGAAGGAGGAAAAAGTTTCTCGCATCATTCTCACGCGGCCGGCGGTCGAGGCCGGCGAGGCGCTTGGTTTTTTGCCGGGCGATTTGCAGGAGAAACTCGATCCGTATCTGAGGCCATTGCACGACGCGCTGCAGGATTTGTTGCCGATGGAGGAGGTGCAGAAACACATGGAGCGGGGCACGGTCGAGATTGCGCCGCTGGCTTACATGCGGGGCCGTACGCTCAACAACGCCTTCATCATTCTCGACGAGGCACAGAACTCCACTGCCGAGCAGATGCTGATGTTCCTGACGCGGCTGGGCTTCAATTCCAAGGTGGTCATCACCGGCGACCCGACACAGATCGACTTGCCGCCGAGCAAGACGTCTGGCCTCATTGAGGGGCCGGCCGCCTTGGCCAAGGTCGAGGGGATCGCGCATTGCAAATTCGAGAAACAGGACGTGGTTCGCCACCCGCTCGTCGCACGGATCGTGCAGGCGTACGATGACCACCGCAAAGGCTGAAGATGCCGCTCACCATTCGCAGTCGCCAAAAGAGTCATCCCGCCGATGCGTGGGCGCTGCGGCGCTTGGCCAAGTGGACGCTGGCCGAGACTGAACCGCGCCAAGCGCTCGAATCGGCGTCGCATGAGTTGGGGGTGTACCTCGTCGATCCGGTCGAGATGGCCGGGGCCAACTGGGATTATTTGCAGCACGATGGGCCGACCGACGTGATCACTTTCGACTACGGTGAGTCGGGCGATGCGCCCAAGCCCGGGCCGATCCTTGGCGATATTTTCATCTGCCCCGTGGTGGCTGAGGAGTTTGCGCGCAAGTACAAAACCTCATGGGCGGAGGAGGTGGCGCGGTACTTGATCCACGGCATCCTGCATCTGCGCGGGTACGACGACTCGGCGCCGGGGCTGCGGCGGACGATGAAACGGGAGGAAAACCGACTGATGACAGCGGTGGCGGAACGCTTTCCCTTGAGGCGCTTGGCGAGAGGGACTACGGTGGTTGGCAGATGAGTAAGCGAGCGACAGTGCTTGGGCGGACGCGCCGGAATTTTTTCACCGGCTTGGCCGTGGTGCTGCCGGTGATCATCTCGATAATCGTTGCGCTCTGGCTGTTCGAAAAGGCTGGAAATGTTTCCAAAATTCTTCTCTTTCCTTTCACATACCTTCCCGAGATTGATGCGGGAAGTTTTAAGAATGGGAATGAACTGATTTGGTATTGGGGAGTAGTGGCCATTCTCGAGGCTGTCACGTTGACCGGGCTGCTCGGTTTTTTGACACGCTATTACATCGGCAAAAAACTGGTGCAGCTCATGGATTATATCCTGCTCAATGTGCCGCTGCTTGGGAAAATCTACGGCACGGTCAAGCAGGTCAATCAGGCGTTCGCGGGTGAGAATAAATCCAATTTCAAACAAGTGGTTATGGTCGAGTTTCCACGCAAGGGGCTGCACTCGGTCGGCTTCGTCACGGCCGAGCAGGTGAAAACCGACGAGGGCGAAAGCATCATCAGCATTTTCGTGCCCACCACGCCAAACCCCACCACCGGCTTCCTCCTCGTGCTGCCGGAGAGCAAAGTGGTCAAGCTCGACATGTCGGTCGCCGACGGCATCAAGTACATCGTCAGCCTCGGCGCGGTGCCGCCGGAAAACGCGAGCGGCATTCAGGCGGCGTTCAAGTCACAGGCGGCGAGAATGCTGGCCGATGGATGAGCGCGCCACCGGCCTGGTCCTGCGTGTTTTTCCGCTGACGGAAACCAGCTCAGTCGTTCATTGGCTCAGCGCCGGGGCCGGCCGCATCGGCACCGTGGCCAAAGGCGCGCGCCGGCCGAAGTCGCCATTTCGGGGCAAACTCGACCTGTTTCACCTGGCGGAGTTCAGCTTCCGCCGCAGCCGCCGCTCCGAACTTCACACGCTTTGCGAAGTTGTGCTGACGGAGTCGTTCCCCAACCTGCGTACCGATGTCGATCTGCTCGACAGCCTTGCCCGCGCCACGAAGCTGCTAACCCGATCCACCGAGGAGCAGACTCCCCTCCGGGCCGAGTTCGATTTGATGCTGGAACTGGTGCGGCGGCTCAACGGCGGCGGGGCGGGGGAGTTTTGGCTTAGCGTGTTCGAGGTCAAGTTTCTCGCGAGCCAAGGGCAGGAGCCGGATTGGGCCAAGGCCAAGCTCGACCCCGGCACACGCGCCATCGCCGCAAAAATGGCTACCGCCGACTGGGCCAGCTTGGCCAAGCTGCGCCCAAGCGAGATGCAGCTCCGGCGCTTGGCCGGTTTTCTCGAGCCCTTCATCCTGCACCACGTCGGCTCGATAAAGCCCTTGGCCAAGCGCGCGGACTGAGCCCGGCTTACGCTTCGAACGTCAGTTCGTCGCTGGGCAAGCGCACGCGGATGTGGTCCCCCGGCTTGAAGTCGCCGTCGAGCAACCGCATGGCTAGCGGGTTTAGCAACTGCTCCTGGATAGTGCGCTTGAGCGGTCGCGCGCCGAACTGCGGATCGTAGCCCTCCCGGGCCAGGTGCCGCTTGGCCTCGTCGCTGATCTCGAGCGTGAGTTGCTGCGCCTCGAGTCGCTTGGCCACTGCCCGCAACTGGATGTCGATGATGACTGTGAGTTGCTCCTCGTCGAGGCTGTGGAACACGATCGTGTCGTCGATGCGGTTAAGGAACTCCGGCTGGAAATGCGCCTTCAACTCGGCCTCGACTTTCTGCTCCATGTCCATCCGGTCGGTGACGTCCGTTTTGCCGTCGAGAAAATGCTCCTGAATAATATGCGAGCCAATGTTGCTGGTCATGATGACGATGGCGTTGCGGAAGTCGACCGTGCGGCCCTGGCCATCGGTAAGCCGCCCATCGTCTAGTACCTGCAGGAAAACGTTGAAGACATCCGGGTGGGCCTTCTCGATTTCGTCGAACAGCACCACGCTGTACGGCTTGCGCCGGACGGCCTCGCTGAGTTGTCCACCCTCCTCGTGGCCGACGTAGCCCGGCGGCGCGCCGATGAGCCGCGCAACGGTGTGTTTCTCCATGTACTCGCTCATGTCGATGCGGATCATCGCCGATTCGGCGTCGAATAGAAACTCGGCCAGTGCGCGTGCGAGCTCGGTCTTGCCGACGCCGGTGGGCCCCATGAAAATGAATGAGCCAATCGGGCGATCCGGATCCTGCAAACCACTCCGGGCTCGCCGCACTGCATCGGCGACGGCGCGCACCGCATCGGCTTGGCCGACCACACGCTCGCTGATGCGTTCCTCCATCTCGACGAGTTTTTGCCGTTCGCCCTCGAGCATTTTGGTCACGGGGATGCCGGTCCATGTGGCGACCACCTCGGCGATGTTCTCGTCGGTGACTTCCTCATGCAAGAGGCGCTTGGCCTGTCCGGTTTGCTTCAGCGCCTCCTGCATGTCGGCTAGTTTTTTCTCGAGGCCAGGGATGGTTTCGTAGCGGATTTGCGCCGCCTGGTTGAGGTCGCCGTCTCGCTCGGCTTGTTCCTGTTCGCGATGGGCTTCCTCAAGTTGGCTATTGACGATACTGACGGCGTCGATGGACGCTTTCTCGTTTTGCCAAAGTTCCTTCAACTCCTTGGATTCCTCCTTCAAGCTGACCAAAGTTTCCTCCAGCTTGGTCAGGCGCTCCCTGCTGGCGGCGTCTTTCTCTTTTTTCAGCGCTGTGCGCTCGATCTCGAGCTGCATGATCTGGCGCTCAAGTTGGTCGATCTCGGTCGGCATCGAGTCGAGTTCCATCCGCAGCCGCGCCGCCGACTCGTCGATGAGGTCGATCGCCTTGTCCGGCAAAAATCGCTCGGTGATGTAGCGGTTGGACAGGGTTGCGGCGGTGACTAGTGCGGTGTCCTGAATACGAATGCCGTGGTGTACCTCGTAGCGGTCCTTGAGTCCGCGCAAAATAGCGATGGAGTCCTCGACGGTTGGCTCGTCGACTTTCACCGGCTGGAAGCGGCGCTCGAGTGCGGGGTCTTTCTCGATATGTTTGCGGTACTCTTCGAGCGTGGTCGCGCCGATGCAGCGAAGTTCGCCGCGGGCGAGTTGCGGCTTGAGCATGTTGGCGGCATCGGTTGCGCCCTCAGCGGCGCCGGCGCCGACGAGCGTGTGCAGTTCGTCGATGAACAAAATAATCTGACCGTCGCTGGAGGTGATTTCCTTGATGAACGCCTTGAGGCGATCCTCGAATTCGCCTCGATACTTCGCGCCGGCAATCATCGCGCTGAGATCCATCGCGATCAGCGTCTTGTTGTTCAGTGACTCCGGGACGTCGCCGCTGACGATGCGCCGGGCCAGGCCCTCTGCGATGGCGGTCTTGCCGACGCCCGGCTCGCCGATGAGCACCGGGTTGTTTTTAGTGCGGCGGCTGAGTACCTGCATCACACGGCGAATCTCCTCGTCGCGGCCGATGATCGGATCGATTTTGCCCTGCTTGGCCAGGGCGGTGAGGTCGCGGCCGTATTTTTCCAGCGCCTGATACTTGTCCTCCGGATTGGCATCGGTGACGCGCTGGTTGCCTCGCACTTGGCCAAGCGCATCGAGCAGGGTGTCGCGCTTGAGGTTGTGCTTCTCGAATACGCGGCCAAGTACTGAGCCGCCCTTTACCAGCAGGCCAAGCAGCAGGTGCTCGGTGCTGACGTATTCGTCGCCAAGCTGCGTTGCCTCGGTCTGGGCGACGTCGAGTCCCTGCTTGAGTTCGGGGCTAAGATACAGGTCAGACGCGCTGACGCCCTGCACTTTGGCGAGGCGGCCAAGCTCGTTATTGAGGTCAGTTTGGAGCTTGCCCAAGTCCACCCCGATGCGCTGTAGCAGGGTGGGGATGATGCCGTCCTGCTGCTGCGCCAAAGCGAGGGCGAGGTGCTCGCCCTCGACCTGTTGTTGCGAGTGTTGATGCGCCAGTTCCTGGGCTGTCTGGAGCGCTTTATGTGATTTTATGGTTAGTTTATCGAGTCTCATAACATTTATTATCGCGAACAAATTGAGGTGCGCTGACTTAATTAGACTCGATTTATACCACAATTCGGATTGTAGGGGAACACAAAAAAACCGGGCAACCGCCCGGCGCGGGAATTCTGTTTAGGGAAATCAGCGGCGTTCGGAGATGCCGCCGGGCATGCCGTGCTCCCATGGGCGGGGAGTGTTCCAAGGGCGGGCGGATTTGTTTTCCGGATCGGGGCCGATACAGCCTGCCGTGAGTCCCAAGGCCAGACTCGCGAAGAGGATCGCGAAGAAAGAGAGGATGGCCCTGGCTAAGGAACGCATGAAAAGTGCTGTTTTAGTTTCCGACGATGACGATGTCGCCGGTTTGGATTTCATCCTGTTTCCAGTCCGGGAGGATGTTGGCGATGCTGTGATCCATTTTGACGTCGAGAATGCGGAGTTTGCCGATGAGCTTTTCGCCCCGGCTTACGAGCAGTTCGCCGTGTTCGCGGGCACCTTGGCTTTCGCCGATGTCCAGCACGACAAAATCGAACTGAGTGTCCACTGCGGTGACAGTGCCGTGAAGGTTTTGTGGCAGGGAGACCTTGACAGAAGTGCCGGTGTAACGGGACAACTCAACCCCGAGTTTTTCAATTTGGCTGAGCAGGATTGTGTTTTCCGAGAGGAAATTAGCGCGTTGGGTGTTGACGTCGGCGAAGGCAGCTAGCTTTTGCCTGATTTCTGTCTGAGTGCCGTTGGCCTGCTGGAACAGCCGCCAAGACTCACTGAACTTCCTTGCATCAACGAGTTCGGACTGGAGCTTGTTCGCGTTGTTTTCGTGCTCATTTGCGCGATCCCGCTGCTGGACGAGATCTGATACCGCTTTGCTTAATCTTGCCTTGGCGTCCTCGGCTTGGCCCTGAGCGGCGTCCCTTGCATTCTCCGCCAATCCCTGCGCTTTTTCGGCTTTACCCAAATCACGCTCCGTGTCGCTGAGGGTGCTTTGGGTGTTTGCCAACTCGGTGTCCAAGCCGTCAATCCTGCCCTGGACATTGTTCATCGCGATGAACCCACCTCCGAGCAATGCCAAAAACGTTACAACTAAAAATATTCGAACCATGTGATTTTATTCCCTAAAAGGGCCGGAAACGTAGCGACCAAGGGGTCTGGTGTCAACGGTCTGTTTTGAACTATTTTTGGTTGAAACCCACTCACAACCAAAGAAAATCGGAGCTGGCCTTGATTTGTAGGCGATCATTCCCGGCCACCATGCGCTCGGCCATCATGTGACCCAGCGCAAACAGCACGGCCGAGGCCAGCTTTGGCTCGGTTTCCATCATTCCACGGAATGCCTCGGCGGACATGAAGAGCAGTTGGCACCGGGTCAGGGCCAATACATCGGCGGAGCGCTCGGTTTGGCTGAACATGGCCACCTCGCCGATGAAGTTGCCGGCCTTGATCGTGGCGAGGGTGGTGTCCTGCCCTGCGGCGATGATCCGGACGCGAGTATCGCCGGAGAGGATCATGTACAGGCCGTTGCCGGGGCTGCCTTTTTTCATGATGATGCCACCATCCTCGATCTCCATCACGGTGCAGTGGCTGATGAACTGCTTGAGCTCCGCTTGGCCAAGCCCGGCCAGTTGGTCAAATTGCCGGAGTTGCTCGACGGTGATCGAGTCGCTGGCTTGGCCAACTTTGGTTGGTTTGGGGAGTGGTGCCTGGCTGGCGTGGTAGTTGGCCAGCGCGTCGCCGAGTGCCGGCAGTGTCTTGGCCGGTTTCCAACTGTTTACCTCCTCGCTGAACACCCAGGTACCCGGCGTCACGCGACCGTCGGCAACCCACTCGAGCAGGGTAACGAGTAGCACCGGCCCGTAAACGACGTTGTCGCTGGCCCATACCTTGTAATGAATCTCTTCGTTGTCTAGCGTCATAAATCGATTTTACCATTGGCCGAGCTCAGCAGCGAGAAAAAAAACGGCTTAACGTTTGGCCGGTTTTGATTGGAGATTGTTGTACAGGATCATCACCGGCGGGCCGCTGCGCTCCCAGGTTTTTATGAGGAAGTCCGGCACGAAGATGGCCTTGTCAGGTCCATAGGTGTAGTTGCCCAGAGCAAGGTCGATATCGCCGTCGCCGTCCACGTCACCAGCATCCATCGTGAGCCATCGGCCGCTGATGCAGGTGCGGAAGGTGTTGGCGGTGTACTTGCCGTCCTTATTTTCAAAATAAACAAAGCTCTCCCGCGGCGACTTGTTGTAGTTGGGGAAATAGGAGACGGCGGCGATGTCGGTGTCGCCGTCTGCATCGTAGTCGCGGGCCAGCGCGCGGAAGGCGCCGTTGAGCGGCAGGAAGAGTGACTTCTCATATTTCATGCCGCCACGATTCAGGTACACGCGGATGCCGTGGTACGACTTTGGCGGCGAGGGGTACTCGCCGTTGTCGCCATTGGTAACGACGAAGTCCGGTCGGCCGTCACCATTGAAGTCGGTCAACTCAAACGACGAGTGCCCATAAAGCGGATGCCCCTGAAACACCATTTGTTGGGTGAACACGCCCTTGCCGTCGTTGAGGAACAGGTACATTGCCTCCACCTCCTGCGCGACCAGCGAGGCGATGTCCGGATGTCCGTCGCCGTTGAAGTCGTGCACCGCCGTGCTGAGCGTGCCGGAGCGGGGCAGGAGGATGTTCTCGGCATAGTCGCCGTTCTCCTTTTTCTCGAACCACGAGAGACGGCCGATGTTGTTGCCGTACATGGAGACGATCAGGTCGGTGCGGCCGTCACCGTTCAGGTCGGCAAAGTTGGTGTGCGTGGGGCGCGGGATCTTGGGCAGCACGGTTTTCTTCCGGACGAACGAGCCGTTCTCGTGGCGGAGGAGGGCGAGTTCGCCGCGTGGGATGTCCGACGGGGTGAAGGTGCCGATCATCGTCAGGAAAAAGTCGCCGCCGTTTTCCGCGAACTCCACTGGCACGTTGCCGACCTGCAGCGACTCCACCCAGTTGCCGTCCGAGTCGAGTACGTCGAGGAACTTGTTGATCCCGTCCGAGTGGTAAATCCGTCGTCGCGTCTCGTCGATGCGCACCATGTTCACGGCGCCGACCGAGCGGCGGAACCGGCTTGGCCGCGCGGTGAACTGCCTGAAATCGAGCCCGATCGGCGCGACCGGTTTTTGCGCGACCGCCTCTTCGGGCGCCTTGGCCTTGTAATATTCAACGATGGCGAAGTAGTCCGCCTTGGTGATGAGCGGTTCCCTCAGGAAACGGCCGCTCTTCCACAGCGCATCCGCCTCGGGATGCTGGTTGACACTCTCGGGAGAGAGGCCCATGCGGATGGCCATGCGGGGCATCACCTGGCTGGTCCATGTTTTTTTGTCGAGCAGATCGGGCTCGGGAAAAAGATGGCACGTGATGCAGTATTGGCGGGCCAACGCCTCCGCCCTGGCGAGATCAACCGGCTCGGCCGTCTGGCCAAGCGCGAACCACCCAAGCCAAGCGAGGGCGGCTGGGAGCACGATTCGATATTGGAGCCGGGCGGGCACGCCGCCATTAAGCCCGCTTGGCCGACGGCAGGGCAAGCTACTTGAGTTTTGGGACGATTGTTTTTTTCTCGAAATCCGCCACAAGAAATCGTTTGCCTTTTTGGATGACCGTGTGGCCCTCGGCCTCGAGTTTTTCGCGGATGGCCTCAATGCCGCCGGGATACTTCGGGTTGATCTCTTCGTCGCTCTTGAGCGTGCGCCAATACGGCGAGATGTGTTTGCGGCCCTGCCGGGCCATCTCGTCGGCGGCATGGGCGGCGATCCACGAGAAGATGCCGGTGGTGATCGGGCAGGCGAAGTCGGTCTTGTGTTTTTTAAACAACGCAGCGCGCAGTTTGTTGATGGTGGTGAGTTTGCCCTTGGGCACCTTTATCATCAATGCATCGACCTCGAGCGGCGCCGGGGTGACGAACCGGCCTTGCCCGAATTTCTTGGAAGACTTGCCGTCGCCGCTGTCGCCGTACTTGGGCAAGTCCTTGGAGTCGTTGAGCTTGGCCACCCAGTTGATGCTGATACACTTGACCCCCATGACGGCAAAAACGTGTCGAGAAGATGCCGCAAAAACAAATTAAAAACCCTAAAATCCCTTGCCAGGCTCGTGGTTTTCGGTCATTTTTCCACGTGACGATTTATGAAAAAGACACGACACGTATTCCGTGCAGTCAAGGCATTCACGCTGATTGAGTTACTGGTGGTGATCGCCATCATCGCCATTCTGGCGGGGATGCTGTTGCCGGCGCTGGCGAAGGCCAAGGCCAAGGGCACCCAGACCGTTTGCCTGAGCAACCTCAAGCAGTGGGGTCTTGTGTGGCAATACTACACCGACGAAAATGAAGGCTACTTCAGCAAAGGGATCGACGTGAAGAACATGAGCGGGTGGTGGCGTGGCGAGTGGGTGGCTTCGCTGGAAAAATTCTGGCGCAAACAGGATATTCTGCTTTGCCCCTCCGCCAAGCTGGCCCGGAGCAACCGTTCACCCAGCTACACCTTGAAGTCGGTGGATAAAAACGAGACGGATTCCTGGGACGCGGTCGGCAGTTGGAACGCTTCCTTCAAGCATGGAGGGATCAATGGGCAAGATGGATTGATCAATGGCAAGCGCGTTCCCACGCGGGCGAGTTATGGAAACAACAACTGGCTCTACAACGCACCGCGAGATATTCAGGGCCGAAGTAAAGATTGGCATTGGCGCACGATCAATCCGTCCGGCCATGACCTGAACCAAATCCCGATGTTCATGGACATGATGTGGCGCGGCGGTGGCCCGATGAAAAGCAGAATGGCTCCGCCACAATACAACGGTGAGTGGAGCGGCTACGGGCAGGAGATGAAACATTTCGCCATGGATAGGCATAACGGCGGTATTCAGGGGGTATTCATGGACCACTCGGCAAGGCATGTGCCGATCAAGAAACTATGGAAACTGCACTGGCACAAAAATTGGCAGCGTGATTATGGCGGCTACAAACCGGCGTGGCCAAGGTGGATGGCGGGTTTCCCCGAGCATTGATTTTACCCACACCAACCAAACCAATGAGATTAAGCCCGGGCGGAATGTCCGGGCTTTTTCGCGCTTGGCCAAGCGCTTGCCATGTGCTGCCAAGTGCGATTGAATCCGCCGCAGCAAACCAAGTTTACCAATGAGCACCCATCACATTTCCCGACGAGGCATCATCAAGGCCGCCGCCGGTGCGGCCCTCGCGACCGCCGCCGTTCCTGCGCAGGCACAGTTGACCCGCGCCTCGGCAACCCGGGATTACAAAATCAAAAACAAACGCATCCGCCAGTCGATCATGGGTTGGACCTTCAACCCGATGCCGACCGACGAGCTCATCGCCACCTGCGTTGATATTGGCCTGACTGGCATCGAGGGCATCAGTCGCAAGTTTTATCCGGCCGCGCGCAAGGCCGGACTGGAAATCTCGCTCGTCGGCAGCCACGGCTTTGGCAAGGGGCCGAACGACCCGGCCAATCACGCGATGTGCATCGAGAAATTGATTGATGGTATCGCCGTCGCCAAGCAGTTCGGGGCCAAGCGCGTGATCACATTTGTCGGCATGGAGACTCCCGGCATCGATCGCGAGCAGGCTATTGGAAACTGCGTCAAGGCGTGGAAACAGGTCATCGGTCACGCCGAGAAAAACGGCATCACGATCTGCCTCGAGCATCTCAACTCCGTGGACGACAGCCACCCGATGAAGGGTCACCCCGGCTATCAGGGCGACGATATCGAGCTTTGCATCGAGGCCATCAAGCAAGTTGGCTCACCGAACCTCAAGCTGTTGTTCGACATTTATCACGTGCAAATCATGCACGGCGACATCATCCGCAACATCGGCAAATACAAGGAATACATCGGCCACTACCACACCGCCGGCAACCCCGGCCGCGGCGAACTCGACGACACGCAGGAAGTTAACTACCCCGCCGTAATGCGCGCCATTCTCGCCACAGGCTTCGACGACTTCGTAGCGCAGGAGTTCATCCCCAACTGGGACGACAAAGCCGCCGCCCTCCGGCACGCCGCCGAAGTGTGCGATGTGTAAGCCAAGCGCCCCGTAAACCGGAGTTACATCTTTCACGGCGCGGCGGTTTTCTCTAGGCTGTCGCGCATGCGGTACATCCGTGACATCCACGCCGACAAACAGGCCACCGGCCACCCCACGATCTCGTTCGAGTTTTTTCCGTTCAAGACTCCCCAGGGCGAAGTGACTTTTTTTGGCAAGACTCTCCCGGCGTTGATGACGGCCAAGCCGGACTACGCCTCCGTCACTTACGGCGCGGGCGGCAGCACCCGCGAGAAAACACTCGAGATCGTCGAGCGTATCCAAAACGACTTTGGCCTCACCACGATGGCGCATCTCACCTGCATCAAACATACGCGGGGAGAGATCGGCGGCATTCTCGACGAGGCGGCAAATCGCGGCATCCAAAACATTCTCGCCTTGCGTGGTGACCCGCCTCCCGGCGAAAATTGGGTACAGACCGAGGGCGGCTTCGAGTACGCCTCCGAGTTGATTGCGTTCCTCCGCGAGCGTGGTGGCTTCGGTATTGGTGCGGCCGGTTTTCCGGAGGGCCACATCGATTGCGCCGAAGGCCGAGAAACCGATTGGCGTCATCTCGTCGGCAAGATCAACAGCGGCGCCGAATTCGTCATCACGCAGATGTTCTTCGACAACACCGACTACTTTCGGCTTGCCGATTTCCTGAAAAGGCAGGGCGTCGCCGCGCCGCTCTTCCCCGGCATCATCCCTGTGGCCAACGCCGGGCAGATCAAGAAATTCAGCGCCATGTGCGGCGCGAAACTGCCGGAGTCGTTCGCCTCGCGGCTCGACGAACTGGGCGACGATGCGGAGGCTGTTCGCGAGTACGGCATCGAGTACGCCACGGCGCAGTGCCGCGAACTGCTAGAGCGCGGCGCGCCCGGACTCCACTTTTACACCCTCAACAAAAGCAAGGCCGTGTTGCAAATCCTCGGCAATCTCGGCCTCGCCTGAAGAACGGCGCGGGATGAACTTTCGGTTTCTGCCAATACTTATCGCGGCGCTCGTTTGGCCAAGCGTTTGGCCAAGCGCTGAGGACACTCCGGCATTGGAGGACGGGTTGGCCGTTACCTTCAAATTGGCAGCCGGCGGCGCGGCGGATCACACCGTGCGTCCGCATTTCATGTTGTACGTCTCGGCCGGCGAGGCGCCGAGTCCATTCATTGCGCCCGGGCCGTTCACGGCCGAGTGGGAAGGGGTGATCCATCTCGACCTGCGCGACCGGTTTATTTTTCAGGCCGAACTTAACGGCAGCCTCAAGCTGGAACTCAACGGCAACCCGGTGATGGAGGTATCAGGTACGGGAGGGATGACCGATCCGACCAAGCGCATCCGGCTTAACTCCCGCAGCAACACGCTCAAGGCGACCTTCACGTCGCCGGAAAAAGGGGACGCCTTTTTTCGACTGTACTGGTCGACGCCCGACTACGGCAACGAACCGATCCCACCGAAGTACCTCAAGCATATGCCCAACGAGGCCTTGGCCGAGCGTGTGTCGCTGCGGCGAGGTCGGCAGTTGGCGGCGGAGCATCGGTGTTTCAAGTGCCACGCCACCAATGCGCCGGGGAGTGGCATGCCGGAGCTGGCGATGGACGCGCCCGCGTTTGAAGGGGTCGGCTCGCGGCGAGGAGTCGACTGGATGGCCGACTGGGTGCTGAACCCGAAGAAGCTGAGGCCAAGCGCGAAAATGCCGGCCATGCTGCACGGCTCGGCAGCCGAGGCGGATGCACGTGCGATCGCCGCCTATCTCGGTTCGCTGAAAAGCGGGCAGCCGATCAGGTCGGTTCCAGTGGATGCGGGCGGTATCTCGGCAGGGCAGGCGTTGTACAAGCAATTGAACTGCGCAGCCTGTCACACGCTGGAAAAAGAGCCGGTCGCAGCGGGTAAGATGGCGCTTGGCCAGGCGCAGCGGAAATTTAGCCAAGCGGGGGCACTGTCGGCGTTCCTGCAAAATCCGCAGGCGCACTACAAATGGATTCGTATGCCGAATTTCGCGCCGGCGGAAAAAGAGGCCAACGCGCTCGCAGCATTTTTGTTTTCAAAATCGACTCCAACCAAGGCGGGTTCACCGGCCTCCGATGCCTCGAGGATTGCCGCTGGGAAAAAGTTGGTCAACTCAACCGGCTGCTTAAATTGCCATTCGATGAAGTTGGAAAACTCGTTCTCTGTGGCGGCGATCTCGGACTTGGCCAAGGGCTGCCTCGCGGATTCGCCGTCGGGATCGTCGTTGCGGTTTGGTTTCGCGGAGGAGGAGCGCTTGGCGTTACGCCTGTTTATGAAAAAGGGCAGGGCATCGCTTGGCCAGGCGAGCCTCGCGGAGTTCGCCCTGCGGCAGACCGCCGACTCAAACTGCCGAAACTGTCACGGCCAGATGGAAAGCGTGCCTCCATTTGAAGTGCTCGGTGGCAAGCTCAAGCCGGACTGGGCGGAGAAACTGCTGCTCGGCACGCTGGGCGAACGGCCGAGGCCGTGGCTGCACGCACGGATGCCAGCCTTCCCGGCGCGCGCCAGCGGCTTGGCCAAGGGCTTGGCCTTGCTGAACGGGCATTCGCCGGTGACTCCGCAGGAACCACCAGTGGACCCGGAGAAGGCGAAGGTCGGTCGCAAGCTGGTCTCGGCGAACGGTGGTTTTTTCTGTTTCAGTTGCCACGCCATCGGTTCGCTCAAGCCGGCGCAGGTGTTCGACGCGCAGGGGATCAATCTCGCCAAGGTCGGCGACCGGCTGTTGCCGGAGTATTTTCGGCGGTGGATGCGCAACCCGCTACGGATCGACCCGCAAACCAAGATGCCGGCCTATTTCAACCAGGGCCAAAGCGCACTTTTCGATGTGCTGGACGGCGACTCGGAGCGGCAGATTGAGGCGCTTTACCACTATATTTTGCACGGCAATGCGATGAAACCGCCCGAGGTGCCGGGGAAGTAGATTTTTTCCTAAAGAAACGACTCGTGATGCCGACTTTAAACTCGGAACGAATCGAATGGATTTGGATTTCTGTTCCGCCGGTTTTTCAAATACCGGTTAACTGTTTGTCATGAAGTGGCTTGCAGTTCTTCGACACACGGAGGTGTCACACCTTATATCGCGCATTGGTGCGCCTAATGTTATGAGTGTGTCGAACGAACATTTTAATGATGAAGATGAGGAGTTGGGTGCCAGTTGGCACTCATCTCGGTTCAAGCGAGTGGACTGGGCGAAGGCCGAGGCACAGGTCGAGGCTGAGTTTTCCGCCCAACGCGCCCTGTTGATACACCGTCTTCGTGATCGCGACTATCCTTATCCGGAAGTGATCAATCAGCTCGCCCGGTTGGTGGTTGGGGATTTCAGTTGATATTCCGTCTTTCCCGCCGTATTCCCTGCGGCGCTTCATATGAGTTTACATGGAAAAACTGCTTTGGTGACCGGCGGCGCCCGGGGAATTGGCTTCGCCACGGTGCAGCGCCTTTTGCGGGAGGGTGCGCGCTGCGTGATTTGGGATCGCGACCAGGCGGCGATCGACGCGGCCACGGCGAACCTCGCCGACGTGGGAGAAGTGACGAGCGACACGGTCGAGTTGGCCAAGCCGGAATCGGTCGAGGCTGCGGCTGGTCAGGCGCTTGGCCGTCACGGGCAAATCGATATCCTCGTAAACAACGCCGGCATCGCTGGCATCAACAAGAAACTTTGGGAATGCACGCCGCAAGAGTGGCGCGACGTGATGGAGATCGACCTGTTCGGCGTGTTCCTCTGCTGCCGCGCGTTCGTGCCGGGGATGATCGAGGCGGGCTGGGGCCGCATCGTCAACATCGCCTCGATCGCCGGCAAAGAGGGCAACCCGGCGGCGTCGCATTACAGCGCGGCCAAGGCCGGGGTCATCGGCTTGACCAAGTCGCTGGGCAAGGAGTTGGCCGACACAAACATCCGGGTGAACTGCATCACGCCGGCTGTGATCCAGACGGAGATTCTCGAGCAATGCACGCAGGCGCACATCGACTACATGGTGTCGAAAATCCCGATGGGCCGCGTTGGCCAAGTGGCTGAAGTGTCGGCGATGATCGCCTGGCTCTCGTCGGATGAAGTGTCTTTCAGCACCGGTGCCGTGTTCGACATCTCCGGCGGCCGGGCAACGTATTAAAGCCGAAACCCGGCTCTACGATTTCTTGTTTTTGTAGCTGGCAACCACCTGCTCGCTCAGGGCGGAGTCGGGGTTTTCGGCGAAGGACTCGTCCAGCTCAAACTCTGTTTTACCGGTGTTTTTGGATATCAGTTTCAAGCCGAAGTGCAGATCCCGGAAGTGTTCCTTGCAGAACTCGTAAACGGACAGCGATGAGGCCTTGGCCAGGCGGGTGAGTTGCTTGCGGGCCTTGTCGGTGAACTTGATCGACAGGCCATGCTGGCCGGAGAACGCTTCGGCGAACTGTTTCAGCGTGTCATCCACTTCTTCGTCTTCCTGCTCCGGCGCGTTGGCCAGCAGCGTTTCCAGCGCGGTGCCGGGCTCATCGACCAGCGCGGCATCGACGGCAAACTCCTTAACGCGGGAGGAGGGTAACTCGAACTTCAGGTCTCGTAATATTTTTTCGCAGACGGTCATCAGGCCGCGTGCGCCGGTTTCCTCGTCGATCGCCAACTCGGCGATGCGCCGCAGTCCGTCGTCCTCGAACCGGGTGTCGATGCCGTACGCGGCGAATGACTGTTTGTACTGGCGGATGACGCTGCCTTCGCTGCTCTTGAGAATCTGCTCGAGGTCATCGACTGAGAGTGGGTGGCAGACGACGCGCACCGGCAGGCGGCCGATGAACTCTGGCTCGAAGCCGAACTTGATGAAGTCGGGTGTCCTCGCGTGTTCGAGAACCCGTTCGCCCTCCACCTCCTCCTGTGTTCCGGCGGCGAACCCGATGGAGGACTCCTTCAGTCGACGGCCGACGATTTTGTCGAGATGGGCAAACGCGCCGCTGACGACGAAGAGGATGTGGCGTGTGTTGATGGTGTCGCCCTCTTTTTTGCCGCCGCGCATGCCCTCCATCATCGCCTGGATTTGGCCGGCCATGTCGTGCTGCGACCGCGCTGGCACTTCGGTTTCCTCCATCAGCTTGAGCAGGGTGGTCTGCACCCCCTGGCCGCTCACGTCGCGGCCGCCCTGTTGCTCCGAGGATGAGGCAATCTTGTCGATCTCGTCGATGTAAATGATGCCATAATGAGCGCGATCAACGTCGCCGTCGGCCTGCCGGACGAGGTCGCGGACGAGGTCCTCGACATCGCCGCCTACGTAGCCGGTCTCGGAGAACTTGGTCGCGTCGGCCTTGACGAACGGCACGCCGATCAACTCGGCGATGCTGCGGATGAGGTAGGTTTTGCCGACGCCGGTCGGGCCAATCAGCATGACGTTCTGCTTCGTGTAATGGCCCTTTTCCTCACCGTCGAACGCTTGGCGCACGGCGTTGTAATGGTCGCACAACGCCACGCTCAGCACTTTTTTTGCCTCCTCCTGCTTGATGACGTAGCGGTCGAGGTGCGTCTTGACGTCGCGCGGCTTGTAGGCGAAATCGAAATCGTTCCGGGCGGGCTCCGGCTCGGACTGGGTGACGGTGCTGGTCGGTTCAGCGCCGGCGAAGCCGGGTGTGCCGAACGTCTTGAATTGTTTCTGCAGGAAATCCTGCATCTGTTTCTGGAATTCGTCGGGTGATGTGGGGCCGCTCATGTTCGTTTCCTCCGGCACTGTATCAAGCGCCTCCAAAAATGTAACACATCAGCGGCTTTTTTGAAGGAAAATGACAAACCATCTGAGAGGCGTTACAGTGGCCCTGCCAACGCTTGGCCAAGCGATGCCGGAATTTTACGACACACACGCCCACTTGGACTTCCCCGATTTTCGTGAGGAGGTGGATGAGGTGGTGCAGCGAGCCGCCGATGCGGGCATCTCGCGCATCGTCACCATCGGCACGGAACTGGAAAGCAGCCGCCGCGCGATCGATTTGGCCAAGCGCTTCGACGGCGTGTTCGCCGCGGTGGGCTGGCATCCGAACGACTGCCTCTCCGCGCCGGACGATGTGCGCGGTGAACTCGAGGGCTTGGCCAAGGCGCCGAAGGTCGTGGCCATCGGCGAAATCGGCACCGACCACTACCGGTTGCCGAGCACGCGAGGCGGGTCGGCCATCGATGACGAGGCGTTCAAGGCCCGGCAGGTTTTGCTGTTTCAACAGCAGCTCGAGGTTGCTGCCAAGCTTGGTCTGAATGTGGTAGTTCACCAGCGGGCGTCGTTCGAGGCGTGCATCGAGGTTTTCGAGCCATTTGCGGATCGGGTGCGGGGTGTGTTTCATTGTTTCGTGAACGACCCGGCGGCGGCCCGGCGGGTGATTGACTTGGGGTCGCTGGTTAGCTTCACCGGCGTTTGCACCTTCAAGAATGCGGGTGACGTGAGGGAGTCGCTAGCCTCGGTTCCGCTGGATAAATTAATGTTGGAAACCGACGCTCCGTTCCTCGCGCCGGTGCCGTATCGGGGCAAACGCTGCGAACCGGCCTACGTGCGGGAGATCAGCCAAGTGGCATCAAAGACGCGGGGAATTGGGCTGGAAGAATTGGCTGAGGTCACCGGCGCGACGGCCCGGGATTTTTTCAAGGGGCTGGAATAGCTGATTTTTTCGCGAAAAACCGCGTGATTTTTTGAGGAACGGGGGTTAGCTTTGGCCTCCATGTGGATTTATCTGCTCATCGGTCTGTTATTACTGGTCCTCGCATCGGAGAGTTATTTCAAGGGTGGGATCAATGCCGTGGTCACGTTGCTCGGCGTGGTGTTGGCAGTGAATGTCGCCGATTCGTTCGGCCCTATGGCTTTCCAGTGGATGGGCGACAAGTGGTGGGCGATCGATGAACACCCGTTTTGGAACCGTGCCGTGCCGGTTGTGGCCGGTTTCATTACGCTCGTGGTGATCTTTTCCATCCTCGGCACCGTGGCCAGCATCATGGTGCGCAAACGGCTGGAATCCCAGTGGGAGGATTACAAGCTGGAAAACTACAAGACCATGAATCGGAAGTTCGGGCTCTGCGTTGGCCTGATCACGGCGAGCGTTTACTCAGTGATGGGGCTAACGCTCATTTACCAGTTGGGCAACTTCACGCTGCCGCTCAAGAATGACTCCGATCCCTGGGCACTGAAGACGTTGAACGAGGCACGCGAGCAACTCGACAACACGCCGTTCATCAAGTTGGCGGCCGCGTATGACAAGACACCGGAACTGAATTATGAGGTTCGCGACACATTGGCCCTGTTGCTGAAGAATCGTGCCAGTACGATCGAGAATCATATGCGAGCCTATCCTGGTTTCTTCGCCTTGGGGGAAACGGAGGAAATCAAGGGTCTGCTGGGAGACGAGGAGGAGGAAGAGGAGGAAGAGGAGGAGGAATACGGGGGCTATGGCGCCGAGGACGAGGGCAGCGATTCGCTGTATGCCATGTGGAAGAGCGGATCTCTCTCACTGACCAACCTATTGAGCAACAGCGAGGTGGTTTCGACCGTCAACGAAAGGTATGAGGAGTTGAAAGCCATCGAGCCGAATTCCAGGGAGGAGAAGAAGCTGTTGGTATTCATGGATGATATCCGGCACTTCTTCAAGACTGGCGAGTCGGAGCTTTACGGTGATAATGCCATTGTCGGTCGCTGGAGATTTGCCCCGAACGTTTCGCTGCGTGAAAACAAAAAAACCCGAACTACCATTTCGGTAGACGAGATGCGGGGCATTCAGTCCACGGTTGAAAAAATGCGCCGGGTGACGTTGCAGGTTTGGCCGGAGGTGGATCAAAAACAAATTCGCGTCAACGGCCTATCCGTTGGTGGTGCCTACGATGACGTCCTCAAGAAACTACGGGCGCTTTACAAAAAAGCCGTTGATGACGGGGAAGTCGAAGACGACTCGTTTGGCTACGATGGAGGGTACAGCCAGCCGGTTGGTTTTGAGGAGACATACGGCACGCAAGGGGGAGGAGGGGGAAACCAAGGTAAAGTTGACGAGGTGAAACGGATGTTGAATTGGATCCAAGCCGAGAATCCAAACTGGGTGGGGATACAACTCGCCCAAAGCGTGGAAAAAGGTGACAGTATGCGGATCGGCTCCGGTAAATGGGAAGGATCCGGAATCCGTTTTCAAGTCACAGTCAAGCCGATCAGGGTGAAGTTGAGCAAGGAAGCGGAATTTCTCGCAGGGAGTGTGAAAGGCGGATGGCCCATTCGCTCCGGCAAACTATCGGCAAACATCGTGAAAGGCCGCCTGCACGTTCTGTCTGGAAAAGACGTCTTCGTATTCACGCGCTATTAGCGGAGCGCCACGCCATTTTCACTGAAAGCAGCCAAGCGATTGGCTGCTTTTTATTTGGGCGTATGGACGGTGTTGGAAGCGAATTTGTTCTGGTAAAAGGAGGAATCGACCTTGGCTGGGAGTGATGCCGCTCCGGTGCCTGGGTTCATGAGGATGCGCGGTGGCGTCGCCTCGCTTTTGTTCAGCGGAAGGCCGCTGCCCGACAGAGTGTTTTGCCTTTGGCGAAGCGGGTCGGTGGCTGGTTTTTCTTCGACTTGGCCAAGCGGTTCCGGTTCCGTCTCGGCCATGTTGGATCCTTCACCCAGAGCGAACAGCACTCCCACGCCGATGACGGCTGCAAAGATGGTCGCTGCGGCGCGCAACGGATCCACCTGGTCGTTGAGCCGCTCCCAAAGCGTAGGCTTGGGCGCGGGCTCCTCGAGTCGCGTCAGCACCTGGTCGGAGAACTGGTCAAAGAAACCTTTCTCCGGTTTTTCTTTTTCCTTTGAAGCCAGCAGTTTCTGCAGCTTGTCGAATTCCTTTGGGTCGGTGTCCATTACGATTTTAAGTAGTCGGAGAGGTGCGCCTGCAGTTGTTTGCGGGCGTAGTGCAGTCGGGTGCGGACGGTGTTGGTGTTGCAGTCCATGATTTCGCCGATCTGTTCGTGCGGCAATCCCTGCACGTCGTGCAGCGTGACCACCAGCCTGTGGTTTGAAGACAGCTTTTGCATGGCGGCGTTCAAGATTCCCTGCAGTTCGTGTCGGTCGACGTTCTGGCGCGGGGTGTCTTTTGAGACCAAGCCAAGCAACTCCTCGCCCCGGTCCCATTCCTCGTCCATTTGGTTGATGCTCAATATCACGCGCCGTCGTTTCGACCGGATAAAGTTGATGGTGTTGTTGACGGCGATTCGGTAAAGCCAAGTGAAGAAGGACGAGTCGCCTTTGAATTTGTCAATCTTGCGGAAGGCCTTGATGAAGGTTTCCTGCGCCAGATCGGCGGCGTCCTCGTGGTTCGAGGTCATGTGGTAGACGGTGGCGTAGATGCGTTCCTGATACTGACGAACAATAGCGTCGCAAGCCTCCATGTCCCCTTTTCGGGCGCGGCTGACGAACTCCTGCTCATTCCATTCCGGCATGGTCTCACCACCTTTTGCCGGGGAAACGGTGGAAAGAGATTCCAGCATTTGGATTGACCCGGTACTCAACAAACACCCAGACCCGCCGATTGTTGCGCCAAAAACAGGGTCAACTCCTCGAGCTCATCTCGGTGATCGGATTCCCGGAGCTCGCCAAGCGCGTCGCGGGCAATAGCTAGGAGAGCCTCCAATCTGGACTGGGATTGTTCCAGTGTATTAAACTCCGACAGCCAGCCGCGCAAAATGTTCAATTGGCCGGCATCCCACTTCTCGATCATCCGGCCAAGCTGCGCGGCGATATCGGGGTCAGCCTGCTCGCAAAGGAGAATAACAGGCAGCGTCGCCTTGCCGCTCGCGATGTCGGTGCCCAGCGACTTGCCGGCCTCGGCTTCGGAGCCGAACAAGTCGAGGCAGTCATCGTAAACCTGGTAAGCCGTGCCCAACGCCATGCCGTACGCACGCAGCGCCCGCGTCTCCCTCGGATCGCCGCCGGCGAGCGAGCCGCCCAACTCGCAGGCGATCGCGAACAACTCGCCGGTCTTCATCCGGAGCGTGTCGAGATACTCCTTCTGGCTAAGCTGCAGATTGCCGCGCCGATGGCTCTGGATGATCTCACCGGAGCAGACCGTGCGCGTGGCGGTGGAGACGGCGCGGCAGACACCCGTGGTCGGGAACTCCGCAGCCAGCCTCAGCGCGTTCGCGAACAGGCAGTCGCCGACGAGCACCGCCGTAGTGTTGTCCCAGTTGCGAGCGAGCGTCGGGCGGTTGCGCCGAATCTCAGTCCCGTCCATGATGTCATCGTGTAGTAGTGTGGCCAAGTGCACCATCTCGATGATCACTGCGGCCTTGATGACAGAGTCGTTCCAGCCGCCGACGCAATTCGCCGCCAAGCCGGTCAACGTTGCCCGAAGTTGCTTGCCCTGATTCGCCAGCGCGTACTCGGCGTACGGCGCTATTTCGGCATCGAACGACGCGACCTGCCCGGCCAATTCCTGTTGCACTCCGTCGAGGAACGGCGACACCGACAGGACGATCTCCGGCCATTGGTCGGTTGTCCCCTGAGTGATGGGGGCGTCCGGAAGTGGCGACGTTTGGGTTCCGGCTGTTAGCATTCCTGAGAAAATCTACCAACTTGCTGCCGCCGAGTCAATTGCCGCCCGCTTGGCCAAGTCGGCGGTAATGGATGACGTCGAAATTGCCCGACTCGCGGAGCGTCTTCCCGCCATCGAACATCGGCTCAAACTCCGGGAAAAAGGCGTCGCCCTCCACCTCGTGCTTCACCACGGAGAGGTACAAGTCGGAACATTGGCCAAGCGCTTGGGCGTAAACCTGCGCACCGCCGCAGATGAAAACCGTCCGCCCGTCGAGATCGTTCGCCTGGCCAAGCGCATCGAGACTGCCAATCGTGCGGACGCCGGCAATCGACGCGCCGCTCCGCGTCAGCACGATTGTCTCGCGGCCCGGCAGTGGGCGGCCGATCGACTCGAACGTTTTTCTCCCCATCACCAGCACGTGCCCCATCGTCGTTTGCTTGAACCACTCAAAGTCGTCCGGCAAATGCCACGGGATACTGTTGCCGCGACCGATCACCCGATTCAGCGACATGGCGGCGATGGCCTTGAAGGGCAGGGCGACCATGATTCAAACGGCGATGGGCGCCTTGATCGATGGATGGGGATCGTAATTCTGTAACTCGAAATCGTCGTAGCAGAACGAGTAAATGTTATCCACATCCGGGTTGATCACCATCTTCGGTAGCGGTCTTGGCTCGCGCGCCAGTTGCAGCTTGGCTTGGTCGAGATGATTCGAGTACAGGTGCAGATCGCCGAACGTGTGAATGAACTCGCCCGGCTTCAGGCCGCACACCTGCGCCACCATCAGCAACAACAGCGAGTACGACGCGATATTGAACGGCACACCGAGAAACAGATCCGCGCTGCGCTGATACAACTGGCAACTCAACACCCCGTCGCAAACGTTGAACTGCACCAGCGCGTGGCACGGCGTTAGCGCCATTTGGTCGAGTTCGCCGGCGTTCCACGCACTGATAATGTGCCGCCGACTGTCCGGGTTGTTTTTCAACCCATCGATCAGCCGATCAACTTGGTTCACTGAGTCGCCGTCCGGCGTGCGCCAGTCGCACCATTGCGCCCCGTACACCCGGCCAAGGTCGCCCTTACCATCCGCCCACTCGTCCCAAATTTTCACGCCGTTATCGTTGAGATACCGGACATTCGTGTCGCCCTTCAGGAACCAAAGCAACTCATGAATGATCGACCGCAAGTGCAGCTTCTTCGTCGTGAGCACGGGAAACGTGTCGCCGACCGGAAACCGCGCCTGCGCCCCGAACACCGACAGGGTGCCGGTGCCGGTGCGGTCGCCCTTGGCCCTGCCGTCACTCAAAATAAGCCGCAAAAGATCAAGATACCGAACCATGTGCGAGCAATGTAAACCACCCCCGCCCACCCGGTCGAGAGCGAGCGTCAATCAAGAGTGCCGAGGACGGCTTGGGCGGCCCGGGCGGCGGCTCCGCTTTGGCCAAGCCGGGAGGTGACTAGCTCGAGCCCGTCGAGGATCCGGGTGCGTTCGCCCTTGTCTCTGAGCAACAGCAGGCTGGCCTCGGCGAGGTTGTCGGCGTTGGCTTCTGACTGGAGGAACTCGGGGAACAATTCCTCGCCAGCGAGCAGGTTGGGCATGGCGAGGTACGGTACTTTCAGCAGCGCCCGCCCAAGCGCGTGGGTCAGCGGGCTGGTCTTGTAGAGCACGACGGTGGGCACACGGAACCAAGCGCACTCCATCGTGACCGTGCCTGAGGAGGCGATGGCGAGGCTCGCTCGGCCAAGTGCCTTGGCCAAGTCGCCGATTTGCAAATCAAGCTCGGTGCCGGCCGGGATGTGCTGCTTGGCCAAGGTCAGCATCTCGTCGCTGGGCAGTACCATGCGGAGCCGGGTCTTGATCTTGGCTGAAAAAATCACCGCGGCCTCGAGCATCACGGGCAGGTGTTTGTCGATCTCTCGCTGCCGGCTTCCGGGCAGCAGCAGCACGGTGGGCTGCTCGGTGAATAAATCCGGATCGAGCGGTACCGTCGCGCCGTCCGGGTTGGCCAAGGGGAAACGATCGACGAGCGGGTGGCCGACGAACTCAACAGGGAACTCCGGCACTCGCTCGGCGTACCAGTCTTTCTCGAACGGAAAGATCGACAGCATCAGGTCGATGTCTCTGGCGATCTGGTGCACGCGCCCCTCTTTCCAAGCCCAGATCTGCGGCGACACGTAGCAAATGATTTTCGGCCGCCACTCCCGGAACGCGCCGCCGCCCTGCGACAGGTATCGCCGGATAGCCTTGGCGAAGCGCAGGTTGAAACCGGGGTAGTCGATCAGCACGATCGCGTCCGGCTTGCGCCGGGTCGCCAACTCGAGCAGGTGGCGGAACAGGCGGCGGAACTTGAAATAGTTTTTGAGCACCTCCCAGATGCCGACGACGGCGTGTTCGCTCAAGTCGAACTCCGGTTGCAGAGCAGCCGATTCCATCCTCGGGCCGCCCGCGCCGATGAAGTCGATCTCGTCGCCGCCGGGCTGTTGCCGGATGGCCTCAATCAACTCCGCGCCGAGCGTGTCGCCGCTGGCCTCGCCTGCGATCATCAAGACGGTTTTACGCTCGTCAATCATCAATAAATAATCCGGTGATTTAATAGAGAAACGAATGTCTTACGCTTCTTTTGCCTCTAATTAATATGGCATCCGCTGCCCCTTGTGATGCCGCGGCGGTGATTAACTTGCCAGATAAATCGTAGGCCCTGAACATCATGTTCCCGGCCCGCACGACACTTCCGTGGGTCGGGGTTGTGCGGATTGACCCATCTACCGAGGTGACGGGCCGATGTGTGTTTTCTTTTTTCTGGCAACAAGTTCGCCTTGCCAAACTGACATGCCCCTTGCGTGCCTGCTCCAACACAGGATCACGGTTCATTCAATGAGTTTTGGGTAAGAATTGTTCTCTGGGTTGTCAAAACTCATTTAAAATATCCTCATGGACGCGGCTGGAGGGGGGGGCACGTCGTGTCGTATGTGGGAGTAGAAATCTCCCGTTCCATTCGTGTTTCTTCGCGTGAATTCGCGTTTAAAAACAAAACATCCAGCCAAGCGCTACCGGCGCTGGAAGTAGCTTCTTTGCTTTTCGCTGATGGGCATGTTGAGGCGCTCCATCACCTGCATCATGTCCTCCCAGACGTGGCGCTTGATCAACCACGACTGGTTGCGCAGCAGGTAGGACGGGTGGAAGGTGGGCATCACCGGCACACCCCGGTACGCCTGCCAGTTGCCGCGCAGTCGCGTGATGCCGGACGGCATTTTGCCGAGCAGTCCCTCGACGGCGGTTCCGCCCAGCGCGACCATCACCTTGGGCTGGATGATCTCGATCTGCCGCTTGACCCATGGGAAACAGGTTTCCATTTCCTCGGGGCGCGGCTTGCGGTTGCCGTAAACCTTGCCGGGTGTGTCGGGGCGGCACTTGAGAATGTTGGCGATGTAAACCTTGTCACGGTCCAGCCCGGTGGCCTCGATGATCTTGGTCAGCAGTTGGCCGGCGGCACCGACGAACGGTTCGCCTTCTTTGTCCTCGTCCAGTCCCGGTGCCTCGCCGATGAGCATCAAGTCCGCGTGAACGGCGCCGACGCCGAAGACGACCTGTGTCCGCGTCTCCACGAGGTGCTCGCACAGGGTACAGGCCAGCGCCTCGTCGCGCAGCTTGGCCATCGCAGATTCTTTATCGGCGGCGGACAGCTTGGGCGAGTCGTAAACGCTTGGCTCGTCGGGACGCTGCGGAATGAGGGTTGGCGCCGCTTGGCCAAGCGGGGCGGTGGTGGTTTTTTGTGCAGCCGGCCTGGCCAGGCGCGACAGCGACTCTGGCGACGCATCGACGTAGCGCACGCCTCGCTGCTTGAGCGACTCGAGGTGGCCAATGGTGGCGTCGAGCAGTTGATGATATGCGCCGGGCATCGGCGGACAACGTAGGCCAAGCCGCTGCCCGGGCACAGGCCAAGTTATTCACCGGCGCAATGCTACGGTTTTCTCACTGGACGATCGCCTTGAAGACTTCGTGATCCCTCACCGGATCCCACGTGGCATTGGTTTTCAACTCGCCAATCTCCATGCCGAGTGGCTTGTCCTTGAGGCTCTCCAGCAACTCGATGCATTTGTCCACTTGGCCAAGCTGCAGGTAAATGGATCCCATCTGTATGTGAATCCGCTGTGCGTTGATTGCGTTTTTTGAAAGCGGATACAGTGCCATTGCCTGTTGCCCCCTCATGACAGCCTGCTCCTCGTCGCCCTGCATGGCGTAAACCAATCCCATGTTCATCTGCACCCGGGGGTCGATCGGGTTTTTGTTCGCCATGCGCTTCAACGTCTCCAAGCTCGACTCGAGTTCGGCCTTCACTTTGTCCGACTCCCCCGACTTTGCGTAAACAAACACCCGCGCGAGCGACTTGGGAATCACGCGGCTCTGCGACAAGAACGGATCGGCCGTGATGGACTCGATCGCCTTCAGCGACGCGGCGTAGTTGCCCCGGTCCAGCTCAAAGCGATGTTCGTGAATCAGGAACTTGTCCCTGCCGACGATCCCCTGCGCCTCCTTCAGGAACGCCAGGGCGGAGTCCAGATTGCCGTCGCGCCCCCAGATGGCGTCGATCTTCAGGCTGTAATAATCGGCAGTGTCGTTCAGGAGAATGGCGCGGTCCAGAATCTCGATGGCTCTGTCCCAGTTCTTGGCGACGATGTGAGTGAACCCCATCTCCCTCAAAATGAGGTCCGACTGCGGATTTAGTTCCAGCGCCACATCCATGCTGGCGAATGCCTGTGCGAGGTCGCCCTTGGCGCGCTGCACCCACGCGATGTCCTCGATATGTTGCGACGCGCTGGGCTCCATTTTCCGTGCGATCCCAAACTCAACGAGCGCCTTGTCAAACTCACCGAGACCCCAGTAGTGCAGATAGCCCTTGGCCGTGTGAACCATCGGCGACTCGGGCGCCAACTCGATGGCCCGGTCCACGCTCGCTTTCGCCAAGGCCCGGCGCGCGTCCGTGTGGTCGTGCCCCGACCAGTAGTAGCCCAAGTGGCACAACGCGATGATGGCGTGGGCTTCCGCGAATTTTCCATCCAGCAAAACCACCTTTTCCGCGAGGGCGAGGTTAACGTCGAGTTCGCGCTTGTCGATGTGCACGATGCCGCGCTGGAGCAGTACCATGTAATGCTCGTACGCCTTCATGTTCCCGGTGGGCCTGCGGGCGATCCGGACCTGCTCCTGCTGGGTCAAGTTGGCCTCGAGATAGCTGGCAATATTCGTGGCCACGCGGGTCTGCACGTCGAACAACTCGCTGAAATTCCCGTCAAACGTCTCCGACCACAGATGCCGGTCCTCCCGCGCATCGATCAACTGCACGACGATCCGCACCTGCTCACCGGCGCGCTGCACCGAGCCCTCGAGCACATGGGCGACGTTGAGCTTGGCTGCTATCTCCGGCGACGTCGGCCGGTTGTCGCCCTTGAACGCCATGACCGACGTGCGGCTGATCACTTTCAACTCGCCGATCTTCGAGAGCGTCGCCGTAATCACCTCGGTCAGGCCGTCGGCGAAATTTTCGTCCGCCTCTCCCTTGGCGAAATTGTCAAACGGCAGCACGGCGATCGACTTCGACGGGATGGCGCCCAAATCCACGCTGCTCACCGGCTTGAGGAAAAACGCCGCCACAACCGCCAGCACGACCGCTGCAGCAGCAAGCAGCAGCGGCGACTTGCTCTTGGCCAAGCGCCCGGACGCCTCAACCTTGCCGTGGCTGATGCCGACCGGCAGCCCCTCGTTGGTGATGCAGAAAACCTCGAACCCGATGTCGATGCCCTTGAGCTTGGGGAAGCCTATGCTCTGCGTGGACAGGTCAGCGTGGTGCGCAATGTCGCGTTGCACCTTGTCGGACACGGCAACGCCGCCCGGCGGCGCGACCGTCTCGACGCGGGAGGCGATGTTCACGCCGCTGCCAAGCACATCAGTCTCCGTCTGCACCACGTCGCCCTGGTGAATCCCGATGCGCAGCACAAGGTGTTCGATTCCCCCAACCGCTTTCTGGATGCGGATCGCGCAGCGCACGGCGTCATACGAGCTGGGGAAACTCAGCAGCAACCCGTCGCCGATTTCCTTGAGCCATTGGCCGCCAAACTCTTGCACGAGCGGCTGGACAATCTGCTTCTGCGTGGCGAGCAACTCGAGCGCCGTGACCTCGTCGCCCTCCGTGAGCTTGGAGAACCCGACGATGTCGGTGAAGACAATGGCGGCCAAGCGGCGCGTATGTTGTGGTGTATCCACGGAAACTGTCCACGAACTGTAGACGCTTGGCCAATCGCATCAAAGCAAAACCCAGCGGGCAAGCGCGGCTTCCCGTGCGTCCTTGCCAAGCGGGGGTGGGTTCCCGTAGGTTTCCCGCCGCTTTTGGGAATGAAGGTTTACATCAACGGCAAATTTTACAGCGAGCAAAACGCGAAGGTGTCGGTGTTTGACCACGGGCTGCTTTACGGCGACGGCGTGTTCGAGGGCATCCGCGCGTACCACGGCCGGTTGTTCAAGCTGAAGGAGCACATCGACCGCTTGTTCTGCTCGGCCAAGGCGATCCTGCTCGACCTGCCGATGACGCATGCGGAGTTGATGGAGGCCACGCTCGAGACGTGCCGCCGCAACAAGCTCAACGACGGCTACATCCGATTGGTGGTGACTCGCGGCCGAGGCACGCTGGGCCTGAACCCCAACCGCTGCTCCGATCCTCAGGTGATCATCATCGCCGGCAAGATCCAGCTTTACCCGCCGAGCCTTTACAAAAAAGGCATGGAGATCGTGACGGTGGCGACGACGCGCAATCATCACAACGCGGTCAACCCGGCCATCAAGTCGCTGAACTATCTCAACAACATCATGGCCAAGATCGAGGCGAACATCGCCGGGTACGAGGAAGCGATCATGCTCAACGCGGAGGGCTACGTGGCCGAGTGCACCGGCGACAATATTTTCATCCTCAAGGACGGGCGGATGTTCACGCCGCCACTGTCTTCCGGCGCGCTGCACGGCATCACCCGTGGCACGGCGATCGATCTGCTGGCCGAGCTTGGAGTACCGACTTCCGAGCCGAACATGACGCGGTACGACCTATTCAACGCCGACGAATGTTTCCTCACCGGCACCGGCGCGGAGATCGTGCCGGTGGTGAAGATCGACCAGCGGGTCATCGGCAACGGCAAGCCGGGGCCGGTCACGAAGAAGGTGGTCAAGGCGTACCACGAGCTGACCAAGGTCTCCGGCGAGCGGATCGCCAAGCGCTAGCGCTCTGGGGCAAGGATGGCTGTCTACAGTCGCCCGCGACGGGGGCTTTTGCCACGGTCTGCCCGGAGAGCCAGCTCCACCCCGCGCTTGGCCAAGTTTTAAAGGGCAATTTGCCAGCCTTGCAACTTTGATTCTGGCAGGTTTTGTGCTATGTTATCTTCGTTTTTGCAGGGTCAAACAACTTGACTCAGTTGAACTAACAGTACGAACGACAATTTTTTCCCGGACGGATGCTCTGCGATATTTGCAAGGAAAAGGAGGCGACGGTTCACTTGACCCAGATGGTTGAGGGGAAGACCAAGAAGATCGACCTGTGCGAGAGTTGCTCGAAGGCCAAGGGCGTGGACGACCCCACCGGCTTTTCGCTGGCCGACCTGTTGCTGGGCCTCGGCGCGTCGCAGGAGATGGAGGAGTTGGGCAGCGCCACCGGGAAATGCCCCAAGTGCGGCTTCAGCCAGACGGATTTCAAGAAGACCGGCCGGCTGGGTTGCCCGGATTGTTACGACCATTTTTCGGAGGGAGTGGAGAGCCTGCTCAAGAGCATGCACAAGGGCACGCGACACGTCGGCAAGGCACCGGCGGTCTGGCAGCAGACGAAGGTGTACGTGGATCGGCTGCACTCGTTGCAATCCAAGCTGGACAAGGCAGTGGCCAAGGAGGATTACGAAAAGGCGGCGCAGCTGCGTGACGAGATTTCTCAGGTCAAGTTAGAGTACTCCGAGATCACCATTTCCTAAGCGATGAACTTACAGGATATCCTTTCCAAACCAGAGGATGCGGCCGGTCGCGAGGGGCCGTCCAACAAGATCGTCTTGTCCAGCCGCGTGCGCCTGGCCCGCAATCTCGCCGCTACGCCATTCCCCGGTTGGGCGAAAAAATCGGTGCGCGTGGATACCTTCAAGCACATCCGCGATAACGTGATGGAGGTGACCCCGATGCGAGATGGCTTTCACGCCGGCATGGAGGAGTTGTCCACTCTCGAAAAGCAACGCCTAGTCGAGCGGCATTTCATCAGCCGGGAGCACGCCGCCAAGACCGCCGGGAGCGGCATGGTGCTCAGCAGCGACGAGGCGCTGTGCGTGATGATCAACGAGGAGGATCATCTGCGTATGCAGGCCCTGCTGCCGGGGTTGCAGGTGGATAAAGCCTGGACGGCGATCGACCAGTTCGATACCGCGCTGGAGTCCAGCCTCGATTATGCCTTCTGCAAGCGGCGCGGCTACCTGACCGCCTGCCCCACCAACCTCGGCACCGGCATTCGTGTGAGCGCGATGCTACACCTGCCCGGGCTGGTGTTGAGCGAGCAGATCAACCAAATCATCCAGGCGGTCAACAAGCTTGGCCTAGCCGTCCGCGGCCTGCATGGCGAAGGCACCGAGGCGCTGGGCAACGTCTTTCAGGTCTCCAACCAGATGACCCTCGGCGAGACGGAGTCGGACATCGTCGAGCGGCTCAACAAGGTGCTCCTGCAAATCATAGACCACGAGGAGAACGCCCGGGCCAAACTCCTCGAGAACAAGGCCAAGATGGTCTACAACCACATCGGCCGCGCCTACGGCATCTTGGCCAACTCCCACAGTATATCCTCCAAGGAGACCATGAATTTGCTGTCGCTCTTCCGCCTGGGGATCGACCTGAGCCTCTTCCCCGGCAGCAAGCCGGCGTTGATTGAGGAGCTGTTCATTATCACCCAGCCGGCGCACCTACAAAAAACTCGGGCGGGCAAACTCTCCGCTGAGAAGCGGGACATCCTCCGGGCCAACCTGCTGCGGGATCGGCTTCGGAAGGTGGATAGGCCGGACACGCCGGACACGCCGGATGCCGTGAAAACAGAGGAGAATGGCGAATAAACCCAGCGCTTGGCCAAGCGCAACTGTGGCCATCCCCAAGCTGGACAAAACCGGCCGGGACGTCCAGACTGGCCAAGTATTTTTATGAGTGACGAGTCAATGAACAATTTCACCCCGCGTGCCCAGCAGGTGCTGGCGCTCGCGCGGAAGGAGGCCGACCGCTTCAACCACAGCTTCGTGGGAACCGAACATCTGCTGCTGGGCCTGATCAACCTTGGCCAGGGCGTCGCCGTCAATGTCCTCCAAAAAATGGGGCTCGACTTGGAAACCGTGCGCCTCGAGGTCGAGAAACAGGTCGGCACCGGCCCGGACCAGAAAATGGCCGGCAACATCCCTTACACCCCGCGCGTCAAGAAAGTGCTCGAGCTTTCCAAGAAGGAAGCCAAGGCACTGCACCACACCTACGTCGGCACCGAGCACATCCTGCTGGGCCTGCTGCGCGAGGGCGAGGGCGTCGCGGCGCGCGTGCTGAAGAATCTCGACATCGACATCGACCTTTGCCGGCAGGAAATCCTGCACGAGCTGGATCCGAACTTCGAGGGCGACGACGGCGTCACCGCCGGCATCGAGGAGGAATCCGGCGGCAACAAGAAACAAGTCAAGACCCCGGCGCTCAAGGCGTTCGGCCGCGACCTCACTGAGATCGCCAACAAAGGCGAGATGGATCCGGTCATCGGCCGCGCCGACGAAATCGAGCGCGTCATCCAAGTACTCTGCCGCCGCACCAAAAACAACCCGGTGCTGCTCGGCGAGGCCGGCGTCGGCAAGACAGCCATCGTCGAGGGCCTCGCACAGGAAGTCACCAAGGGCAACGTCCCGGAAATTTTGCGCGAAAAGCGCGTCATCACGCTCGACCTCGCGTTGATGGTCGCCGGCACCAAGTACCGCGGCCAGTTCGAGGAACGAATCAAGGCCGTGATGGACGAGATTCGCCGAGCGAAAAATATCATTCTGTTCATCGACGAGCTGCACACCATCGTCGGGGCCGGTTCCGCCGAGGGGACGATGGACGCCTCCAACATTATCAAGCCGGCCCTGAGCCGTGGCGAGATGCAGTGTGTCGGTGCCACCACCATCAACGAGTATCGCAAATACATCGAGAAAGACGCCGCCCTCGAGCGCCGCTTCCAGTCGGTAAAGGTCGAGCCGCCCTCCATCGAGGACGCCATCGATATCCTCAAGGGCCTTCGCCCCCGTTACGAGGATCATCACAAAATGGACTTGACCGACGCTGCCGTCACGGCCGCCGTTAAGCTTTCCGACCGCTACATCACCGGGCGTTTCCTGCCTGACAAGGCGATCGACATCATGGACGAAGCCGGCGCGCGTGCCCGCATCAAGGCTATGACCCGTCCGCCCGAGGTCAAAAACCTCGAGTTGGCGATCGAGGAAACCCGCATCAAAAAAGAGAAGGCCATCAAGGATCAGAAATTCGAAGAGGCCGCTTCGATGCGCGACGAGGAAAAGAAGGCCAAGGAGGAACTCGAAAACACCCTGACCGAGTGGAAGAAAAGCAACGAGGACGCCCGCGTCAAGGTCGACGAGGATGAAATCATGTACGTCGTGGCCAAGTGGACCGGCATCCCATTGAAACGCATGGGACAGGGCGACGTGCAGAAACTCCTCTCGATGGAAAAGGAAATTTCCAAGATCGTCATTGGCCAGAGTTTAGCCGTCGAGACTCTCTGCAAGGCGTTGCGCCGCAGTCGAGCCGACCTCAAGGATCCGGCACGTCCGATCGGCGCTTTCATGATGCTCGGCCCGACCGGTGTCGGCAAAACACTCCTGGCCAAGAGTCTCGCCGTGAACATGTTCGGCGACAGCAAATCCCTCGTGCAACTCGACATGTCCGAGTACATGGAGAAGTTCAACGTCTCTCGCCTCGTCGGCTCGCCTCCGGGCTACGTCGGCTACGAGGAAGGCGGCCAGTTGACTGAAAAAGTGCGCCGCAACCCTTACTCCGTCGTGCTGTTCGACGAGGTCGAGAAAGCCCATCCGGACGTCATGAACATGCTCCTCCAGATTCTTGAGGAGGGCAAACTGACCGACAGCTTTGGTCGATTGGTGGACTTCCGCAACACGATCATTCTGCTTACATCCAACGTCGGCGCTGAGCGACTGAAGAAGGGAGCCACCATGGGCTTCACCGCACCCGATGACGAACAGGACTACGAGCGGATGAAGGAAAACCTCACCGAGGAAGCCAAGAAAGTTTTCCGCCCCGAGTTCCTCAACCGCTTCGATGACATTGTAGTGTTCCGCTCTTTGGGCAAGGAAGAACTCACTCAGATTCTTGAACTCGAGCTGGCCAAGGTCGAGCAACGGTTGGCCCAGCGCGACCTCCACTTCGAACTGGACGAGTCCGCCCGCGACCTGCTGCGCGACAAAGGCTACGACCCCGCCTACGGCGCGCGCCCCATGCGCAGAGCCGTCGAGAAACACCTCGAAGACCCGATGGCCGAGGAAATCATCCGAGGCAACCTGCGCGAAGGCGAAACGGTCGCCATCTCCGCCAAGGACGACAAACTGGTCTTCATCCAGAAAAAAACCAAGGCCAAGGCCAAAGGCACCAAGGTCTCCAGCTAAACCAAGCGCCCACCCCACTTGGCCAAGCGGCGGACGGATTGCGGACTCGCCACCGGGCGGACGGATTGGTACAACCCGGTTGACTGTTCATGGGCCGTTCCGCTGACAACCCACTGAAGGATGCCTTCGCCAGCTTGGGCCGCGTCACTGTCCTGTTCCTAGACACGATGCGCTCCATTTTCGCGAAGCGCTTTCGTGGTCGCGACCTGATGGAGCAACTTCACTTCATCGGCGTCAAGTCCCAGTCGGTCGTCCTGCTCACCGGCGCGTTCACTGGCATGGTGATGTGCGCCCAGTTTTACATCCAGTTTCACAAGGTGAAGATGGACAGTGCTGTGATGTCGGTGGTCACCGTGGCCATGGCCCGCGAGCTCGGCGCGGTCTTGACCAGCCTCATGATCGCCGGTCGCGTCGGCGCGGCGATGGCCGCCCAGCTTGGCACGATGAAAGTGACCGAGCAGATCGATGCCCTCCGCACGCTGGCCACTAGCCCGGTGGACTACCTCGTGGCCCCGAGGCTGCTGGCCATGTTCATCTCGCTGCCGCTGCTCACCGCCGAGGCCATCGCCATCAGCATGGTTTCCGGGATGCTTGTGGCGGTGTACCTGCTTGGGCTCGATCCAGTTTTCCTGTGGAGCAACATGGTTTTTTATACAGGTGCGGTGGACATCTGGATGGGGCTGATCAAGGCATTCATCTTCGCCGGCATCATTGCCACCGTCGCGTGCCACAAGGGGATGCACTGTGGCCAAGGCGCCGAGGGCGTCGGCAAGGCCACCACCGAGGCGGTCGTCGCCGCCTCCATTAGCATCCTCGTGTCCAACTTTTTCGTGACGCTCGTCCTGAACAACCTCTTGATTTACCAGGAATGATCGAGGTCACACAACTGCACAAGAGCTTCGCCCAGCAACAGGTGCTGCGCGGGGTGAGCCTGACCATCGACGAGGGCGAATCCGTCGTCATCATCGGCGGCAGCGGCTGCGGCAAAAGCGTGCTGCTCCGGCACATCATTGGCCTCGTGCAGCCAGACGAGGGCGACGTGAAAATTGACGGCCAAAGCATCGCCGACCTTTCCGAGCGCGAACTCATCAAGGTGCGCCGCAAGTTCGGCATGCTCTTCCAAGGCGCGGCGTTATTCGACTCGCTGACTGTTGAGGAGAACGTCGGCTTCCTGCTCGAGCGCGAGCAAACGATGTCCCCGGCGGAAATTCGGGGGACTGTCGCCGACGCCCTCGAGTTGGTGGACCTCGGTGGCACTCAGACCAAGAAACCGGCCGAGCTGTCCGGTGGCATGAAAAAACGCGTCGGCTTGGCCCGGGCCATCGTTTACAAGCCGGAGATAATCCTTTACGACGAGCCGACGACCGGACTGGACCCGGTCGTGGCCGACAGCATCGACCAACTTGTCATCAGAATGCGCGACCAGTTGAAGTGCACATCGATCGTCGTCACGCACGACACTCGCAGCATGCGCCGCGTCGGCAACCGCGTGATGATGCTGCACCACGGCGAAATCCACGCCAACGGCACGCCCGATGATATTTTCAATTCCACCGACCCGGTCGTTCACAAGTTTGTCAACGGGATCGCCGATCCCAAGGATTTGGAGTTCTAGTCATGAAAGCAAAAAAAGAATGGAAAGTCGGCCTGTTCCTGGCCGTCTCGCTGGTGGTGGCCGCCGCGCTGGTCATCAATTTCTCCAAGGGCACCAACCCATTCACCGAGGTGGGATCCCCGGGTACCGAGCTCGAATTCGCCCTATAGTGAGTCGTATTACAATTCACTGGCCGTCGTTTTACAAC